>Mya_p2__coassemble_4567_pt1 | contig 4005 bp, 3 predicted proteins | sample Mya_p2__metabat2_low_PE_019 | metagenome-assembled genome bin Mya_p2 | reverse complement strand
GTAATATATTGCACTGATATTTTCTGTTGAAATGGTATAAATCTTATGGTAGAATAAAACATATTTTATCAATAGGAATTGAATGACTATGATGGAAAAAGCTGTTAAGTAGAGGAAACAAGGCAACTCTTACCATCCACAGACTTATGAAGTTATAGCTTTCTCTATGAGGTTGATAAGATAATAATTTTACATCCCCTGAGGAGGAAACTATTATGAAAAAATCTTTAGTACTTGCAATGGCAATGGCTTTGGGCGTAACTGCTTCCGCATACGCTGCAAATCCGTTTTCTGACGTTCCGGCTGGCCACTGGGCATATGATTCTGTAGCAGAGCTGGCAGCTGCAGGCGTAGTTGATGGTTATGCAGATGGCACCTATGGCGGAGACAAACTGATGACTCGTTATGAAATGGCTCAAATCGTAGCAAAAGCTATGGCAAAGGGCGCTAACGTTGACAAACTGGCTGCAGAGTTTGCTGATGAGCTGGATTCTTTAGGTGTTCGTGTTGCTAACCTGGAGAAAAAGGCTGATAACGTAAAAATCAGTGGTGAGGTTCGTTATCGTTATGTAGACAATGACCATGATTTGGCTGCTGGCGGTGGCTATACCAATGACCTGCGTACTCGTTTGTGGATTAAAGGCCAAGTAAATGATGACTGGTCCTACACTGGTATGCTGGAAAATACTCAAGATTTTTCCAACGATGCTGGTGATGAAGGCGTTGACTTCCAACGTGCTTATGTTGAAGGTAAGCTGGGCGGTATGGATGTAACTGCAGGCCGTTATAATGCATTCTTTGCTAATGGCAATGTTTATGATACTCGTGCTGATGGTGTGGAATTAACCTATGGTGACAAAGTAAAGGTTAAGGGCTTTGTTGGTAAGGCTACTGATGGTGTTGGTCCTGTGTCAGAAGCGGAGTACTCCTATGGCAACTATGCAGGTGCTGAAGTAACTGTTGATATGGGCAATTTTAACCTGATTGGCGGCTATGTAAACTTTAAGGATATGGGCGAAGGTTATGATTTGCTTGCTGGCAATACCTTTGATAATGCAATTTGGTATGTTGGTGCAGATTATAGCTTTGGTGACTTTGTTCTGAATGGTATGTATTTGAAGGGCGATATGAGCAGTGACGATGCAGCAGCAGATGCTTTCTTTGATGGTGGTGACGATGATGGCTATGTAGTTGGCTTAACCTATAAGGGTGCTAAAGCTGCTGAAGTTGGTTCCTATGGTTTGTTTGCTAATTACTACGACCAAGGTGGCCAAACCTATGTAGCACATACTACCGATGCTACTACCTTTGCTGGTACCGGCTTCAAGGGCTATGGCGTAGGTATGGATTACACCGTTGCTAAAAATATGGTGGCTAAGGTTGCTTACTATGATACTGAAAGCAAGGTAGCTGATAGAGTAGGTCAAGAATGCGAAAGCAAGGTTATCTGGAGCGAGTTGACCTTTAGCTTCTAATTTAATATTAACTAGCTTATAAATAGGATCGCTTATGCGGTCCTATTTTTATTGTGTGTTGTAGAAAGTAAGATGTTATTGCCAATAAAACTATATATAGTATAAGAAATTTGAAATATAAGTACTATATGTCGTACTTTGCAGAATTTTGAAAATGTGTTACAATTTTAAAAACAGAGTTGTGTGTTTTATTATAATAAGATGGGAGTGAATTTTATGGCTACTAAAAGTATTTTGAAGCAAATTACTATAAGAGACAAAAAGAGCTGTGAAGCCTTGGTAAGTGCTTTAGAAAAGGCCTCCAATAAAAAAAGCCGTAGAGTAGAAGCTCCTGCTCCTATTTATTTAAATCAAGAAGAAATAAAAAAATTAAAGTTTTCTGTTGATAAATGAATCTTAATTATACAGTATTAAGGTTAAATGATTTACTAAAAACACATGACGAAGATACAGTTAAAAGTATATTAAGAACATACGATTCTCCTTATAATAGAGATGTTGATAGATTCCTAAAGGAAAAGGCAATTATTTTTGATAGGCAAGGTTTGTCTAAAACGCATCTAGTCTTCACATCTTATAGAAAAGAAATGGTACTAGTAGGTTATTTTGCATTGGCAAATAAGAATTTTGTCATAAAAAATGGTTCTACGAAAATAAGTAAGAGACAAAAGCAGCGTATTGCTAAGTTTGCACAATATGATCGAGACACTAATCAGTATGTGATATCAGCTCCTTTGATTGGACAGTTAGGTAAAAACTATAATTATCGTAACTTGATTTCTGGAGATATTTTGTTGGAGTATGCTTGTAATGTAGTTCGTGATGCACAAGCATTACTTGGTGGTAAACTGGTCTATTTAGAATGTGAAGATGTGCCTCAGTTATTAGATTTCTATTCTAATAATGGATTTTTTAATTTTGGTAAGCGGTATTTGGAGGCTGATGAAAAGGATACACTAAATGGTACTTACCTAATACAGATGCTTAAATACTTGAAATAGTAGAGTATGTGAAAAAAAGACTTGCAAAAATATAAATTACCTGCTATAATAAACAAGTAACTTAACGGAGTGGTACTCAAGCTGGCTGAAGAGGACGGTTTGCTAAATCGTTAGGCGGGTCAAACCGCGCCAGGGTTCGAATCCCTGCCACTCCGCCATTAGAAACTATGAGCTTTCAAGAGAAATCTTGAAGGCTCTTTTTGTTTTGCAATTGTAAAGCAATAGCTTTTTGTATAAAAGGTGTTTATCTTGAAATTATTAGAAGAATAATGTAAAAATATGTATTAAAACACTTGCAAGATTGATTACGATATACCTGCTGTCAATGTATATTATTGGCGTTTTTACGAAAAATAAAACCAATGCTTTACTAGAGCGTTTCCAAACTCTAATATGGCATTGGTTTATTCTTTATATAATGTTGTAATGATTAGGGTATTAGAAATCAATTTTCCTAAAGACATAGGCTGCAATGATTGCTTCTAACAGCATTAAGCTTGCCAAAAGCTGGAACACAGCGGTAATACCCATGCCATGAGCAACAAAGCCCAATGCTGCAGGCCCCAGGATTACGCCGGTGTAGCCCATACTGGTGATGGCTGTAACAGCAGCACTTATAGGCATATCCTTTTGAAATTTGAGCAATGAATACAGTACAGGGACTATATTAGCTGAACAAAGGCCAATGCCAATAAAGGCTAGTGCACTTAGGTATAAATTATCTGCTAAAACTAAGAGAGCAAAGGAGGCTGCGGCTAAAAGAGAACCGCCAATTACAGCTTTGCGTTCACCTATGCTTTGCACAGTTTTATCACCTAAAAGGCGCATAATGAGCATGGCCACGGAAAAAATTGCATAGCCTGCTCCTGCTAAGGATAAATCAACATTTTTTACTTCTGTAATAAAGACACCGCTCCAGTCCATGACAGCGCCTTCTGCTAGGAAGCAGATGCATGCTAAAAGGCCGAAAAAGAAAACAATACCGCGAGGAATGGCTACTACTTTTTCGCCACCAGGGCTTCTATAATCGAGTAAATGAGGACCAAATACAACTAGAATAGCGAAGATAATAGCACAGTGCAGGAGTGCTATATAATGCACTGCCATTCCTAGCGTAGCCAAAAGACTGAACATACCGGCACTGGCAAAGCAGCCGATGCTCCAAAAAGCGTGCATACCTGATAAAAGGCGTTTATTAGCAATTTTTTCAACAATGACCGCATTTACGTTCATATTAACATCCATTATACCCATAGCGCTGCCTAAAATGACCAACGCAATAGCATAGCTGATAATGTTTGGAAGAAGTGAAAGGGCTACCATAACAATGGACATAATAGCAGAAGTAACCAGGATAACACGTTTGCAGCCATACTTTTTTCCTAAAACATTAGCCATAGGCATAGTAAAGAATGCGCTGAGTCCGATGCAGAGCAGCAGCATACCTAGTACATCTGCCTCCAGGTTAAGACGGTTTTTGATAATGGGAATCATAGGGGCCCAGGTAGAGAGAATAAAGCCTGGAATAA
>Mya_p2__coassemble_2190_pt1 | contig 8009 bp, 10 predicted proteins | sample Mya_p2__metabat2_low_PE_019 | metagenome-assembled genome bin Mya_p2 | reverse complement strand
CCTAATGCGGCAGAAACAAAAATTGTATGCACCTTTAACGCCCGGTCCTTACTAAACTTCTTTAGTCTGCGCTGCTGTACCCGCGCACAGTGGGAAATTCGTGCACTGGCTAATAAGATGTTAGAGGAGTGTAAAAAGGTTGCTCCGGTAATTTTTGAAAATGCTGGTCCTACCTGTGTGTCTCAAGGTGTATGCCATGAGGGCGAAATGAGCTGTGGTCGTTTGCAGGCTATATTAGCTGCTAAGGCGAAACAGCAGGAAGAAAAATAAATTGTCTTGATAAAGCTGTGTCCGCATGTATTTGCGGACATTTGCTTAGATTTGGAGGAGCTTATGCCCCAGGAAATTACGGATATTATTGCAGGCCGCAATGCAGTTTTAGAAGCACTTCGCGGTCAGCGTTCTATAAATAAAATAATGATTCAGGATGGTGCCTCTGGAGGCAGCTTAGGTGAAATTATAGGCTTGGCAAAGAGTAAAAATATTACTGTGGAATTTGCTAAGTCCGATAAATTGGATAAGCTGGCACAGGGGGTACGACATCAAGGTGTGGCAGCACTTGCTGCGCCTATTGCATTTCAAACCTTAGACGATGTATTTGCAAAAGCAGAGCAAAAGGGAGAAGACCCATTTATTTTGTTATTAGATGAACTACAGGATCCCCAAAATGTTGGTGCTCTGATTCGTACTGCTGATGCAGCAGGTGTACATGGTGTGCTAATGCCTAGACGTCGCAGCTGTCCTTTGAATGCGGTTGTAGCAAAAATTTCAGCAGGTGCAGTAGAATACGTACCTGTTGTGCAAATTGGTAATATTGCCCAAACTATTGAAGAGCTGCAGCAGCGAGGCTGTTGGGTAGTTGGCGCTGATATGGATGGCGATGATTACTACGCAGCTAATATGACAGGACCTATTGTTTTGGTAATTGGTGCTGAGGGTAAAGGACTTGGCAGATTAGTTAAGCAAAAATGTGATAATATTATCAGCATTCCCATGAATGGTGGTGTCAATTCCTTAAATGCTTCTAATGCAGGTGCTGTACTTATGTATGAGGTAGTTCGTCAGCGTTTGACTGCAAAGTGAGGATGGCATTATGGAATATCTGCTGATAGATGGCTATAATGTTATTAATTGCTGGAAGGAGTTTAAGGGAATCCGCGAGGTAAACCTTGAGCATGCTAGAGAGCTTTTGATTGCTGGTGTATCTGAATATGCAGCTTTTAAAGGGTATCGTGCTACCATAGTTTTTGATGCTCTTGATGTTTCTGGACCAGGCGTTGTGGAAAAAATCCATGGTATTGAAGTTGCTTTTACTGATGAAGAAGAAACTGCTGACTCTTGGATAGAGCGCAAGGCATATGAGCTAAGTCGTTTAAAATCTAATAAGGTTTTTGTAGTTACTAGTGATTACGCAGAGCAGATTAATATACTTGGCGCTGGTGGTTATCGTATTTCCGCAAGAGAATTTCATGAGGATTACAAAAAGGCTAAGGCTGATATTTCGGCTAAGCTACGCATGCCGGATAAGGTTATTAACAGAAACGAACTTGGTAGCAGGATTCAGGGACATGTTTTAGAGCATTTGGAAAAGCTGCGTCGCAGCAAGAATTAAGTGTAATTATAGGTGAGATTTAAATATCTTGTTTAGAGCAGCATTTGACTTAGGTTAAATGTAAATATATAGTAGTATCATTATGATGTTTTTATAATATTAAGCGGAGGGTATGTAATTTATGACCACAGATATTGGAAGTAAATCCTTGGATGCCTTTGTTGAGATGACGGACGAGGAAATCGTTTTGGAGGCTCAACAGAATAATAATGTTATGGCACAGGAGTATTTGCTGCATAAATACAGAAACTTTGTGCGCGCTAAGGCAAGAAGCTATTTCCTTATTGGTGCTGAGCGTGAGGATATTATCCAGGAAGGTATGATTGGCCTTTGCAAGGCTATTCGTGACTATAAGGCAGACAAGCAGTCCTCCTTCAGAGCTTTTGCTGAGCTGTGTGTTACACGCCAAATTATTACTGCGATAAAAACTGCTACTCGTCAAAAGCATATTCCTCTTAATTCCTATGTATCCTTGAATAAGCCAATTTATGAGGAAGATAGTGATAGAACCCTTATGGATGTTATTAGTGGTGTGAAGGTTGCTAACCCTGAGGACCTTGTTATAAGTCGTGAGGAATTTGAAGATATTGAAAATAAAATGAACAATATCCTCAGTGATTTAGAATGGAAGGTTCTTATGAGTTATCTCGATGGCAAGTCCTATAGTGAGATTGCAACTGATTTGGACAGACATATAAAGTCTATTGACAACGCTTTGCAAAGGGTAAAACGCAAATTGGAAAAATATGTTATAAGCAAGGGTGAGATTACGGATTTGAAATCTGTATATAGCGGCCTTATGTCTCTTGACCCTAATGAGCGATTTAGGAAGAAAAATAGCAAAAAATAGCATTAAATGATAAATGTGTAACAAAAGATGGCATCATTTTGAAAATTTCAAGATGATGCTTTTTTTTTAAAGGATTTTTAGAATGTTCAGCGAATAGTATGGGTAACAAAGTAATTGGTTAAGAATTTTTACACTTCGGTGTATAGGGAGGTTTTTCAAATGAATCAAGTTGAAGAATTATTGAAAGTAGTTGAAGAGGCTCAAGCAGACCAAGGTAATGTTGTTATCGTTACCGGTAAACCTGGCAGTGGCAAAAGTAAAGTTTTGCGTGAAGCTGCTGAGGCAAAAAAATGGACCTATGTAGATTGCCGTATGCTGATTAGTGAGGAATTCCTGGCAATTCCGGCTGCTGACAGAGGCCTGTACGCTCCTGATATGTTTGCTGATATTTTGGCAAGCTATAATGCAGAGGTAATTATTCTTGACAGGCTGCAAACCTTGTTTGTACCTGTGTTCCACATCAATACTGATAGCCTGATGCGCAAACTCAGTAAAAAATTTACTATTGTAACTGCATGGCCTGGCTATATCGAAAATGGCAACCTGTGCTATGACAAATTTGACGGTACTGAAGCTATCCGTATCAGCCCGGACGGATTCAAGATTTGGAATGTAGAATAAGTACTTTTGTGGAGGCGTAGCATGGAACAAAAAAAACGTTGCTTCGCTGTGTTAACTGGTGGCGGAGATTGTCCTGGCTTAAATGCCGTAATTCGTGCCGTGGTTAAAACATTCCTGCAAAATGATTGTATAGTTTACGGTGTTATCAACGGTTTTAACGGACTGGTAAACGATAATCTACAAAAAATGGATTATGAGAGTATATCAGGAATTCTGCCTAGGGGCGGTACTATACTGGGTACTACTAATAGAGATAATCCTTTTAAATTTGCTGTTGAGGATGATGACGGCAACATTGTTTATCATGACATGCGAGATAGGGTTGTAGAGAATTTAAAGAAGTACGATATCGAGGCATTGGTAGTAATTGGCGGCGATGGTAGCTTGAATATTGGTGCTCAATTGGCTCGAGAGTGTGATGTAAAAGTAGTTGGTGTTCCTAAAACCATCGACAATGATTTACCTTGTACTGAGCGTACTTTTGGCTTTGATACTGCTATGGCAATGGCAACAGAGGCTGTGGACAGACTCCACACAACGGCAGAATCTCATCATCGCGTTATGGCGTTAGAGGTTATGGGTCGTTATGCAGGTTGGATTGCATTGCACAGTGGTATTGCTGGTGGCGCAGACGTAATTCTGTTACCAGAAATTCCCTATAAGATTGACTCTATTATTGAAAAGATTAATCAGCGCAAGGCTGCTGGAAAAAACTTCAGTATTATCGTAGTCGCTGAGGGTGCTAAGCCTGAGGGCGGCGAAATGAGCGTTGCGCGTATGGTCAAAGGAAGCTTTGAACCAGTGCGTTTAGGTGGTATTGGTGAAAAGCTTGTACATGAGATTGAAGAGCTGACTGGTATAGAATCTCGTTGTACAGTGTTAGGTTATCTGCAGCGTGGTGGATCTCCAACAGCCTTTGACAGAGTGCTTTCTACTCGCTATGGTGTAGCAGCAGCAGAGGCCTGCCTACGCGGTGAGTATAACGTAATGGTTTCTCTTTATCATGATCAGATTGTTACTGTATATATCCAGAAAGCTGCTTCACAGCCAAGACAGGTTCCTGTCGATAGTGAAATTATTCGTACTGGACGTCAGATAGGCATCTGCTTTGGTGATTAATTAAGGCTTGATTAATTTAGAATATGTAGAATAAGAGGTAATCTTATGGTTGCCTCTTATTTTATTTGACTAAAAGGTGAAATAAATAGCTTAAGAGTTGCAGTAAGTAATTAATATGTGTATAATGAAAGCGTTAACTTGTTAAAAAGAAAGGATATAGTAATGGATTTAAATCTTATTGCAATTATTGTTGGTATCGTAGAAGGCTTAACAGAATTTTTGCCAGTATCTTCCACCGGACATATGATTATTGTTGGTCATATGCTTGGCTTTGATGGTAGATTGGCAGATGTATTTGATGTATTTGTACAATTAGGAGCTATCTTATCCGTTGTTTTTATTTATAAAGAACGATTTATGCGTTTCTTTACTAAGGATGGCTGGGACATTAATAAAGGCTTAAGTGTTTGGCACATAGCAGCTGGTATTGTTCCTGTGATGATTGTTGCTTTTTTATTGTACAAGTACATTAAAGCATACCTTTTCTCTCCCTTTACTGTTGCTATTGGCTTGGTATTAGGTGGCTTGCTTTTGATGTATGCAGAGCATAAAACTAAGGATAAACAGGACCAGCTTGTAGATGATATGGATAAAATAACTATTAAACAAGCATTATGGGTTGGTGTTTACCAATTCTTATCTCTGTGGCCGGGTTTTTCTCGTAGCGGCAGCACTATTGCCGGAGGTCTTTTAGTAGGTCTTAATCGACAGGTTGCTGCAAGCTATACGTTTTTGATAGCAGTGCCTTTGATGTTTGCAGCTTGTTTGTATGACCTTTTAAAGAATTTGCAGTACCTGACTGCTGGTGATTTGCAGGTTTTAGCAATAGGCTTTGTGGTTTCCTTTGTTGTTGCTTATTGGTCTGTATTGTGGTTTTTGAAATTTTTGCACAAGTATGATCTTACAAGCTTTGCTATTTACCGTATTTTATTGGCAGCCTTTACCATGTGGTACTTCTATATGTAATGAGATAGGTGTTATTATATTGCTTATTAAGGTTAGGATATTTAGTTATCCTAACCTTTTGTATTTTATAAGCTATATGTCAGGATATATTATGATTTTTAGAAGTAGTTAAATATAATTTTGGTGCGGCACATCAGAAAATCTTTATTTGTAAATACTGTGAATAAATTAGAAGTATATTGTCAATAATGATTAAAATACGCTATAATAAGCATGAATCAGCTTGTGCTGACTGAGTAAATGATTGCTGCACTAATATTTTGTGCATAGTATAAGGAGGAATAAAAATGTTAGAGATTGGTACTAAAGCACCAGCATTTAATCTGCCGGATCAAAATGGAAAAATGCATACTTTAGAGGAGTATAAGGGTAAAAAGGTTATTTTATACTTTTATCCTAAAGATAATACTGCTGGCTGCACCAAGCAGGCTTGTGGTTACTCTGAAAGATACCCGCAATTTTTGGAAAAGGGCGTTGAGGTTATTGGTATTAGCAAGGATAGTGTAGCTTCTCATAAAAAATTTGAGGAAAAGCAAGGCTTGAAATTTACTATTTTGGCAGATCCTGAACTTCAGGCTATTGAGGCTTATGATGTGTGGAAGGAAAAGAAAAACTACGGTAAAGTATATATGGGCGTAGTTCGCACTACATATCTTATTGACGAAAATGGCATTATCATCAAGGCGAATGATAAGGTAAAGGCGGCAACTGACCCTGAAACCATGTTAGGTGATTTGTAATGAAAATAATTCTTTCACCTGCTAAAAAGATGCGTATTGATATAGATGCTGTTATTGCAACTTCTGAACCGATGTATCTTGAGCAGGCTGAGGAGATTTTGGCTTGGCTGCGTAAGCAGAATCCTTCTGAGCTACAAGCCATGTGGAAGTGTAATGATAAAATTGCTGAGCAAAATTTACAGCGTATTAAAAATATGGAGCTTGGCAATGGTCTGACACCTGCAGTACTGGCTTATGATGGAATAGCATTTCAATATATGGCACCAGCAGTTTTTGAATACGGGCAGTTTGACTATGTGCAGGAGCATTTACGTATTTTATCAGCGTTTTACGGTGTTTTACGTCCTATGGACGGTGTTACACCATATCGTTTAGAAATGCAGGCCAAGGCTGCTATTGGCGGCTTTAAGGATTTATACTCATATTGGGGAAAACGCATTTATGATGCAGTGCGCGATGAATCTGGTTTAATCATTAATTTGGCGTCCAAGGAATATTCCAAATGCTTAGAAAAATATTTACAGCCTGATGACTGCTATATTACCTGTTCTTTTGTAGAGATGGCTAATGGCAAGCTGGTTACTAAGGGAACCTACGCTAAAATGGCGAGGGGTGAAATGGTACGCTATATGGCAGAAAACCAGGTTGAAGATTCAGAGAGCATTAAAGACTTCGATCGCTTAGGCTATAGCTTTCGCGATGATTTATCCAGTGCTTCGGAATATGTTTTTGAAAGAAAGCCAAGTATTAAAGAATAAATAAAAAGACCTCCTATAGCTAGGTGTAAGTATAGCTTTAGGAGGTCTGCCTGTTTTTATTATATTAATGTTGCTTTTACGATAGAGATATTGATATAAGTGATAGCCAAGGCTTTTGTAGTAATAATGCCAAATAAGGTGGTTGATATATGGTAAAATAAAAAAAGCCGTTGAAGGGTTACATATTATGGAGGTGAAAAATGCTAAAAGGTGATAAAGGTTGGAGACAAGTGCTCCTAAGGTCTGTGGGAAAAACCTTGGAATATCATTTGGAGATTAAGCGTATCAAAAAAATCTATATTAGTGTCAAACCTGAGGGAGTTATTGTTACGGCACCTATAGGGGTGACACTGCAGGAAATTGAGGAGTGTCTTAATTACGATGCTCATGCCATCCTTCGTGCTAAGGAGCGTATGGATAAAAAGGTGTCTGCCGCTGTAGAAAAGAAAAAACAGCTGTCTGAAAAGCAACAGTTGGAATTTTTAGGTGGCAATTTGCCGTTTGAAATAGTGCGGTCAGCACACTCTAAGGTGGAGCTGGGGAATAATGGTTTGGTATTTTATATGCAGAATGTAGATGATTATAATGAGCGTGACCAGCTCATTAATAAATTTTATACAGAGCAGTGCAAAAGGCTATTTCCGAAGCTGCTGCAGGAGCAGTATAGAAACTTTTTGCACTACTATGCAATACCTGAACCTAGGCTTAAAATTAGAGATATGAAAACACGCTGGGGAACATGCGATGTATTAACTGCGGACGTTACGTTGAATAAAAAGATTATTCGTGCTCCCAAGAAGGTCATCGAAATGATAATAGTCCACGAGCTTTCACATTTGGTAGAACGTGGCCACAATGCCCGTTTTTATGGAGTAATGACCAGGGTAATGCCAGATTGGAGAGTGTATGAGGACCACCTGAATATGATTTCAGATAAATGGTTTGTATAATAAAAAAAGGTACTGGCGTAGCAATGCATCAGTACCTTTTTAGTTTACTTTTGTTCTTCAATTAAAGCTTTCAGTTTATCTTTAAGCTCTGGCAGAGAGTGGCTCTCATAGAGTTGTTCTAAAGCCATACGAAGAGCATTCTCTTTAACTACTTTTACAAGAAGCTCTGTTGTTGTTGAGCTGATAGCTTCATCACAGATGTTTTGTTCAAGCTTATCAATGGAGTCATAATCGATTTCGAAGTTTCTGATTTCGTCGTCTGAATATCCCACATTTTTCAGCTCATCAATGATTTCTCCAATGGTCATAGTATTACCCCCTTTAAGTAAATATAAAACAAAAACCTCCAGACGAATCTGGAGGTTAAGTTTTTAATGGAGCTGGCAATAGGAA
>Mya_p2__coassemble_967_pt1 | contig 19225 bp, 17 predicted proteins | sample Mya_p2__metabat2_low_PE_019 | metagenome-assembled genome bin Mya_p2 | reverse complement strand
TTCTGACTACTCAGTCAATTAATATAAAACTCATATTTTTGACCATTATTTTTGTAACAGACCTGTGAATTATAGAAGTAAATGTTACGAAAATATGAAGCTTAAGTGATGAATTAGAATAAATAATGTAAAATAAATGTGATTGAAAATTTACGCATATGATTATTTCGATATCAATGAAAGAGTATTTGATTATTAATAAAGAAAATACATAATTAAAGCTAATAATAATATAAAAAGAACTTATGAAATGATGAATTTATAAATTTGCAATTAAAATAATCCTGTGCTAGAATTCAAGCATAAGCTAAACAAATGTTAGTGATGCAGAGGATTGCTTATATGGTTGAGGAAACAAGGCAACTCATTACTATATTGAGAGCGGTTTCTGCATAGCTTCCACAATAGCTTATATGTGTTTTCTTAAAGGAGGAAATAATTATGAAGAAATCTTTAGTACTCGCAATGGCAATGGCACTTGGTGTAACCGCTTCCGCATATGCAGCAAATCCCTTTTCTGATGTTCCTGCTGGTCACTGGGCTTACGATTCTGTAAACCAACTGGCTGCAGAGGGTGTTATTGACGGCTTCCCCGATGGCACCTATGGTGGTGACAAGTTGATGACTCGTTACGAAATGGCACAAATCGTAGCTAAGGCTATGGCAAAGGGTGCTGATGTTGATAAGCTGGCTGCAGAATTTTCTGAAGAGCTGGATTCCTTGGGTGTGCGTGTAGCAAACCTGGAGAAAAAATCTGATAATGTAAAGGTTACCGGTGAGGTTCGTTATCGTTATTCCGATAGCGATTACTCTGGTTATGAAAATGATCTGCGTACTCGTTTGTGGGTAAATGGACAAATCAATGATGACTGGTCTGCAACTGGTATGCTGGAAAATACCCAGGATTTTTCCGATAATGCAGGCAATGAAAAGACTGAGTTCCAACGTGCTTATGTAGAAGGTAAGGTTGGCGGTTTGGATTTAACTGCAGGTCGTTACAATGCACTGTTTGGTGATGGTAATGTATATGATGCACGTGTAGATGGTGCAGAGGTTTCCTATGGTGACAAGGTTCAGCTGAAAGGTTTTGTTGGCAAGGCAACTGATGCTGATACTAAGGTTATTGGCAATGATGTAACTGGCTCCTATGGCAACTTTGCAGGTGGTGAACTGAAGGCTAAAATGGGTGATAACGCTGCTGTAAAGGGTGGCTATGTAAACTTTAAGGATATGTACCAAAATGATGGTCCTGACCTGCATATGGACAACGCTATTTGGTATGCTGGCGCTGATTTCTCCTTTGGTGATTTTGGTGTAAACGGCATGTACCTGAAGGGTGATGCAAGCAATGAAAACTTTACTGCAGGTACCGATGACGATGGCTACACTGTAGGCTTATCCTTTAAGGGTGCAGAGGCTGCTGAGGTAGGCTCCTATGGTCTGTGGGCTAACTACTATGACCAAGGCGGTCAAACCTATGTAGCTCATACCACTGATGCTAATACCTTCAATAATGAAGGCTTCAAGGGCTATGGCGTTGGTGCTAAATACACCTTTGCTAAGAACATGGTAGGCGGCGTAGCATACTATGACACTGAAAGTAAAATGGACAGCTCCAAGACTGACAAAACTATCTGGGCTGACATGACCTTTAGCTTCTAAAAATAAGTTCCTAGATTAATGTAAAACTTTATAACTGAATAAAAGCAGAAATCCGCTCCATTATTGGGGCGGATTTTTGTATTTAGAAGAGGATAAATAAGCTTTGTATAGAATTTAGATGGTGTAGACATAATGAAAAAATCTGGAGGATTTTGCAATGAAGGGCTATGATACATCTAAAGTCACTATGCTAATTAGAGACGCTTTTAATAATATTGTAGATAATGAACAGGGTTCTATGGAGCTGCAGAGGAAAAATGGCGACTACATAGTTGCTCAGTATGAGAAATGGCTGGATGAGCTGGTAATTTTTAACGAGCATTTTATGCTTCATCCTGATGAAAAGGCTGGCACTGAGCTAGCTGTTTTATATGCTTATTTTACTTATGCTTGTGCTGCCAATGGCTGCTTACAAAATGGCTATGTTTTGTATATGCTGGGCTCTGATATTGTAGAGAAATATGGCAACAATAGGGAGCAAAGCACATTTTGTAATGCAGGCGCTTTTTGTGCTCAGCACTTTTCTACTACACCTCAATCCTTTGATGAATATTTTTTAGCATTGATGAAGGAGAGGGCACGCAAATATATTCTTTATCTTGGCAATATGGTGGATGAAAGCTGCAAGATAGAACAGGAGTATGCATGTACTATCAATGTCACTGTATTAGAGCTTCTAAGAAGAGCTAAGATTTTTGAAGCCTATGTAACAACAGAGAATATGACAAGATATGCTGCAGAATTTTATCCTTATGTAGCAGATATTTATGTAGCGCTTTCTAATATTTCCTATGGTGCTTTTGGCTTTACAGACTATTGCAAGGATTGCCTGAACAAGGCTATAAAATATGCTAAGCTGTCCGATAACGTTCAAATGCTGCGGGCTGTTGAAGGACATGCTGCTTATTTGGCAGATATGGCTAAGGGTTCTATTAATGATAAAGCTATAAAGTCACCTGAGGAGTTTATGCTTATTTGTTATCAGCAGTTTAGAGAAATAGCTGTAAAGCATGGCTTAGTTGATAAGGAGATGTCTGAGATAAAGCTGCAGGAGCTTGGCAAAAAACAGGCTTTAAAAATTTTGCAGGACAAGCAGCTGGCAAAGGAGGCTGGTGACGACCTTGCTTTTTATTATCTTTCTGTGCTGATTGGTTGTTTGCAGTCTGGTATTGCTGTTGGGGTAAGGAATGAAGCAGATGCAAAAGTACTTAATAGCTATGTAGATATGCTAGCAGATAAGAATTATCGCTTAAACGAGGCTGCTCCTTTGCTTGCAGGCAGGCTTAAAATTAGTGCACAGGCATTTCAAAGCTTATCCTTAGAGCTTTTTGCTAAATGGCAGCAGCTGCATAAACCATATTTGGAGCTGAAGGACCATCGTATGCATACATTATGCTCTATGGCAGCAGCATTTTTGCTCGGCGTTGAGATAATGAGAAAGAAGTAGAGAATAACAATATCGTTGATATTTTTCGAAAGAAAAAGAAGGAAAATTGAATTGCGTGTAGAATAGGAAATAGGATATAGTATGTGTATAGGGAGGTTATGAAATTGACAGAGAATAAATTCAAACGCGTTATTTTGAAACTGAGTGGCGAGGCTATGGCCGGCGAAAAGGGTTTTGGCATTGATCCTGACGTTGTCTACGCTTTCGCTAAGCAAATTAAGGACGTTGTAGAGACCGGTGTTGAGGTGGCTATCGTTAATGGCGGTGGCAACTTCTGGCGTGGCTTAAGCGGCTCCAACAAGGGTATGGACCGTGCTACTGCTGACTATATGGGCATGCTGGCAACTGTAATTAACTCTCTGGCTTTGCAGGATGCTTTAGAGAACCTGGGGGTTCCCACCCGCGTGCAAACCGCTATTGAAATGCGTCAGATTGCTGAGCCGTACATCCGTCGTCGTGCAATCCGTCACATGGAGAAGGCTAGAGTAGTAATCTTTGCTGCTGGTACCGGCAATCCGTATTTCTCCACTGATACAACTGCTGCGCTGCGTGCTGCTGAAATTGAAGCTGACGCTATCCTGATGGCTAAAAAAGGCGTTGACGGCGTATATGACAGCGATCCTGCTAAAAATCCTGATGCTAAGAAGTTTGAAGAGCTGGCTTACATCGAGGTTATCCAACGTCAGCTGAGCGTAATGGACTCCACTGCAATCAGCCTGTGCATGGATAATAACATTCCTATCGTAGTATTTAATATTGATGAACCGGGTAACATTCTCCGTGCTGCTGCCGGCGAAAAGATTGGTACCCTGGTAGGAGGTATGAAATAATGGCAACTGTTCAAGAAATTATTACCACTATGGAAGGTAAAATGCACAAATCCGTTGACGCACTGCGCGTTGACCTGTCTAGCGTTCGTGCTGGTCGTGCAACTCCGGCTTTGCTGGATAAGGTTATGGTAGACTACTATGGTACTCCCACCCCTGTTAACCAAGTAGCTAGTGTAAACGTTCCCGAGCCTCGTATGATCGTAATTCAACCTTGGGAAAAACCTATGCTGAAGGCTATTGAAAAGGCTATTCAAATGTCCGATTTGGGCTTGAACCCCAATAGCGATGGCGTTTGCATTCGTCTGAACCTGCCTCAGCTGACAGAAGAGCGTCGTAAAGACCTAGTTAAGGTTGTTCACAAGAAAGCTGAAGAATATCGTGTTGTATGCCGCAACCTGCGTCGTGATGCTAATGATGCTATTAAAAAAGCAGAAAAAGCTAAAGAAATCACTGAGGACGAGTCCAAGAAGGGCGTAGAGCAAGTTCAAAAAATCATCGACAAGGTGATGAAGGAAGTTGACACCGTTGCTGCTAATAAAGAAAAAGAAGTAATGGAAGTATAATGGCTCCGGATGTTTTAGCATTGCCATTAGCTGAGGCTGCAAGACGTTTAGAGGCAGCAGGCTTTTCCTATGAGGTAGAGGTGCTGCTTCCACCTCGCGACAGTGAGGAAGACTTTGCTGAGGCAGAGGTACGTAAATATGTAGTTAGACAGCGAAAACTGTCTGATGATAAATTAGTTCTTACCATTGTGTATAGGCAGTGAAAGGAGGTGCTCCTAAATGGCATTGAAAATTGATAAAGAAACCTGCGTTGGCTGCGGTACCTGTGCTGCAACCTGCCCCGTAGGTGCAATTTCTGAAGTTGACGGCAAATACGAAATCGGTGAAGATTGCGTAGAATGCGGCGCTTGCGCAGCTAGCTGCCCGGTTGGCGCTATTGAATAATAGTCAGACCAGATAGAAATAATTATTAAGGCGGCCTCCATTTTGGGGGCCTGCCTATTATTTATTTTTTGAGTTTTTCTTTATTTTCGTTTTTGGCGGAAAAATAACCTGCGAAAGGCTGGAATATTATGTTTAAAGGCCTGTTTCAATCAAAAAGAAAAGTAAAAAGCAATGTAGAAATAGATACTAATGGTTTAGATATGAACAATATCCCTCAGCATATTGCTATCATTATGGATGGCAACGGCCGTTGGGCTAAGGCTCAGGGAAAGGTGCGCACCTTTGGCCATCAGGCTGGTGCAGAAACATTGAAAACAATCGTCAGGGCTGCGGATAAGCTGGGCGTTAAGGTAATCAGCGCTTATGCCTTTTCTACAGAAAACTGGAAACGTCCCGTAACAGAGGTTAACTTTATTATGGAGCTTTTAAGCCGCTACCTGACTAATGAGATAGAAGAATTTAATGAAAATAATGTACAGGTACGCTTTATCGGTTCCCGTGATGGCTTACCTGAGATTGTTAAGCAGAAGATGGACCATGCAATTGAGGAGACTCGCAATAATACTGGTATCATTCTGAATTTAGCAATCAACTACGGCGGTCAGGCAGAAATATTGCATGCTGTTAAGACAATTGCTGCGGAAGCAGCTGCAGGTACTTTAAGGGTTGAGGATATCAATAACAGCGTGTTTGAGGACCATTTATATACCACTGGTCTGCCCGCACCTGATTTACTTATCCGTCCTGGTGGAGACTTGCGTATTAGTAATTTCCTATTATGGCAAATTGCTTATGCAGAAATTTGGACCACCAAAACCTTTTGGCCTGACTTTACTCCGGACCATTTGGTAGATGCTATTTTAGCTTATCAAGGACGAGAACGTCGTTTTGGCGGTCTTATTGAGAAAAAATAAAAGTAGGTGCTATTTCTAAAATGTTAACTCGTATTATTACCGGTGTTATCGGTATTGCTGCAGCAGCGGCAATCATTACTAAGGGTGGTTGGGTTTTTGCTCTGGCCGTACTGCTGCTCTCCGCTGTGGGCTGGCATGAATATCACAATATGGCTGCCAGCAAGGGGCTTAATGTGTACTATCTTACCTCTGGCTTAGGTGCATTTTTGCTAACTGCAATTCCTGCAGGTGGCTATTATGTAGAGATGGAGGAGCTGTACATTATGGCCTTTTTGACCATGTTTACGGCGCTGTTCTTTATCTTTAACACTCTTGAGGGCTTGTACCGTCATTGTAACTGTGGCGATAATAATTGGGCAGGCAATACTGCAGCCTCCATCTGGGGTATGATTTATTGTGGCTTGCTTTTTGGTCACGTTATTTTATTACGTGCTTTTGACTATGGTCCTCATATTGACTTAGGCTTTCGTGTATTTGAATACGGCGAAATCTGCCTATGGATTGTTCTTTTAGGTACTTGGGCTAGTGATACCTTTGCCTATTTCTTTGGCCGTGCCTTTGGCAAGAATCCCTTCTGCAGCGTAAGTCCTAAAAAATCCTTTGAGGGTGCCTGTGCAGGCTTTGTGGGCTGCTTTATCGTAGTTATGTCTCTGTGCATTGTTACCCTGGGCGTGCCTCTGTGGCAGGCTGTTGTGCTGGCCTTGGGCGTTGCCTTCTTTGCACCTTTAGGCGATTTGATTGAGTCCATTGTTAAGCGCTCCTTTGATATTAAGGATTCCGGCAATATTTTCCCTGGCCATGGTGGTGTGCTGGACCGCTTTGACAGCTTGCTCTTTACTGCGCCTGTTACCTATTATTTACTGATGATTATGACTGCCTTTGAATAAGATGCAGTGTATTGGTGATTGATTATGAAGCATATTTCCTTAATGGGCTCCACTGGCTCCATTGGTAAGCAAACCCTGGAGGTGGCAGCTGCTAACTCTGATAAGCTGAAGATTAGAGTATTGGTTGCCCATAAAAGCGATGAAATTTTAGAGCAGCAGATTCGTCAATTTGAACCTGATTTTGCGGTTTTGACTGATAAAGAGGCGGCTGCTCGTTTATCTGCCCGTTATAATGGCAAAACTGAAATTCTTTCCGGTGAGGAAGGTCTTTTGGCTGCTGCAACCTATAGCGAGGTAGATACTGTTTTGGCATCCATGGTTGGCTACGCAGGCCTGCGTCCTACTATGGCGGCTATTAAATGTGGCAAAAATATTGCCCTAGCTAATAAAGAAACACTGGTTGCAGGTGGCAGCCTGGTTATGAAGGCTGTAGCGGAGCATGGCGTAAGCCTTACTCCTGTAGACAGTGAGCATAGTGCTATTTTCCAGTCTCTTAGAGGTGGTGCGGATAAAGAGGTAAAGCGTCTTATTATTACTGCCTCTGGCGGCCCCTTTCGTGGACGTAAGCGCAGTGAGCTAGAAAATGTTACCTTGGAGCAATGCCTGAACCATCCAAACTGGAGCATGGGCCGCAAGGTAACCCTTGATTCGTCCACCTTGGCCAATAAGGGCTTAGAGGTTATAGAGGCACACTGGCTTTTTAATATGCCTTATGACAAGATTGATGTTGTTGTACATCCTCAAAGTATTGTACACAGCCTGGTAGAATTTTGTGATGGCAGCGTAATTGCTCAATTAGGCGAGCCTGATATGCGCTTGCCAATTCAATATGCGTTGTCCTGGCCAGAGCGCTTTGATTATAGCTTTGAGCAGCTTGACTTAGTGCGTGCAGCAAGCTTGACCTTTGAGGCACCTGATTTGGAGGCTTTCCCGTCTTTGAAGATTGCTATGGATTGTGGCAGGGCAGGCGGTACTCTTCCTTGTGCCTTTAATGCAGCCAATGAGGAGGCGGTAAATGCTTTCTTTGACGGTAAAATCAAATATCTGGATATTCCCTATATTACAGCTAAGACTACAGAGCTGTGTAAAAACGTGGCACAGCCTGAGATTGAAGATATTGAGGCTGCTGATGCGGAAGCACGCCGTATTGCAGACGAGATTATTAGCAAGTTATAACAATTAAAAAGGAGGCTTGGCCGAATGCTGACGATTTTAGCAGCTATTTTTGTTTTTGGTGTTCTGGTTACTGTACATGAGCTTGGACATTTTATTGCGGCTAAGCTTTGTAAAATGCGCGTTGAGGAGTTTGCAATTGGTTTTGGCCCGGTAATCTTCCAAACTAAGGATGGCGATACAGAGTATAGTCTGCGTGCCATTCCTTTGGGCGGCTATAACAAGATTTCAGGTATGGACCCTGATGATCCTGTAGATGAGAATGGCTTTAATAGTAAGTCTATTCCTGCCCGCATGTTTGTAATTTTGGCAGGTGCTTTGATGAACTTTATCCTGCCAGTACTGCTGTTTAGTGGTATCTTCTTTGTAGAGGGTATGCCTAAGGTAGTGGATAAGCCTGTTTTAGGCACTGTTGTAGAGGAGATGGCAGCTGATAGAGCTGGCCTTAAGGTGGGCGATACCATTGTTGCCATTAATGGTAAGGAAATGCATACCTGGAATGAGGTTGTAACCACTCTGCGTGAAAACGGTACTAAAGAGGTTGCTGTTACAGCGTTGTGTAATGGCGAAGAAAAGACTTTAACTATGATGCCTGAATATGATAAGGAGCTGAAGCGCCCCTTAATAGGTATTTCTCCTAAGGTGGATATGGTTAGAGCGGGATTTTTTGAATCCTTTGAGCTAGGCTTTAAATATACAGGCATGCTGATTGTAAGCATGGTTGATGGCCTGCAAAAGATTGTTACTGGCAAGATGGCTGCTGATGTGGCAGGTCCTATAGGCGTGGCACAGATGGCAGGACAGGTTGCAGAGCAGGGCGTACTGCCTTTGATTAACTTTGTAGCCTTTTTGAGCATTAACCTGGGTGTAATCAATCTACTGCCTCTTCCAGCACTGGATGGCGGCCACTTCATTTTGTTGACCTTGGAGGCACTGCGTGGTAAGCCCTTAGGCCCTAAGGCTATGAACAATATTCAAATGGTTGGTATTTGCCTTATCCTGGCACTTACTATCTTTTCAACCTTTAAGGATATTACACGTTAAGAGGTGAAATAAAAGATGGAACGTAGAAAAACTCGTCAGCTGGATGTTGGCGGTGTTGCGATTGGCAGCAATGCTCCTATTGCCGTTCAGTCCATGACTAATACCCACACTGATGATGTGGAGGCTACTTTAGCACAGATTCGTCGTTTGGCAGATGCAGGCTGTGATATTATTCGCTGCGCTGTTCCTGACGCTGCTGCTGCTGAAGGCTTAAAGACTATCTGTAAGGAAAGCCCTATTCCTGTTATTGCGGATATTCACTTCGATTATAAGCTGGCCTTGGCCGCTTTGGAGGCAGGCGTACATGGTTTGCGTCTTAACCCTGGCAATATTGGTGGTCCTGATAAGGTTGCTGCCGTTGTTGAGGAAGCAAAAAAGCGCAATGTTCCTATTCGCATAGGTGTTAATGCAGGCAGTTTGCCAAAGGACCTGCTGGAAAAGTATGGTCACCCTACTGCTGAGGCATTAGTAGAGGCTGCATGGCGTCATATTCATATCCTTGAGGAAATGGATTATCGTAATATCAAGATTTCTTTAAAGGCACATGATGTGCCCTTGACCTTAGCTGCCTATAGATTAATGGCGTCCCAATGTGATTATCCGCTGCATGTGGGTATTACTGAGGCGGGCACTGTTAACAGTGGTATAATAAAATCTGCTGTAGGTATTGGTGCACTTTTAGCTGAAGGTATTGGCGATACTATTCGTGTTAGCTTAACTGGTGACCCTGTAAATGAGGTTAAGGTGGCTTATGATATCCTTAAGGCTTTGGGACTGCGTCAGCATGGTCCTACACTTATTTCCTGTCCCACCTGCGGCCGTACCCGTATTAATCTGGAGAAGCTGGCTTTAGAGGTGGAGCGTCGCCTAGAGAGTGTTACTGAGCCTATTACAGTTGCAGTTATGGGCTGCGTAGTAAACGGACCTGGCGAGGCTAGAGAGGCAGATGTAGGCATTGCAGGAGGTATTGGCGAGGGTCTTATCTTCCGCAAGGGCGAGATTCTGCGCAAGGTTCCTGAGGATAAAATTGTAGATGAGTTATTTGAAGAAATTAACCATATATTAATGGAGAGGAAGGTTAAATAAATGAGAGTTTCTAAAATGTATTCCCCCACTCTGCGTGAGGTTCCGGCAGAGGCTGAGGTAGTAAGCCATCAATTACTGCTGCGTGCAGGCTTTATGCGTAAATCCACTGGTGGTATGTACAGCTACCTGCCTCTGGCTTGGCGCGTACTGAAGAAGATTGAAAACATTGTTCGTGAGGAAATGGACGCTTCTGGCGCACAGGAAATCATGATGCCCATTATGCAGCCTGCTGAAATTTGGCAGGAGAGCGGTCGTTGGGGCGCTTACGGTGCTGAGATGATCCGTGTTAAGGACCGTCATAACCGTGAATACTGCCTTGGTCCTACCCATGAAGAAATGGTTACTACTTTGGTTAAGAGTGATGTACGCTCTTATCGTCAGCTGCCTTTGAACCTGTACCAAATTCAAGATAAATTCCGTGACGAGCGTCGTCCTCGCTTTGGCCTGATGCGTAGCCGTGACTTTATCATGAAGGATGGTTATTCCTTTGACCGTGATGAAGCTGGCTTGGATGTTTCCTACAAAACTATGTATGATGCTTATACCCGTATCTTCACTCGCTGCGGTCTGAACTTCCGCCCTGTAGAAGCAGACAGTGGTGCTATTGGTGGCAGCGGTAGCCATGAATTTATGGTTATTGCTGAAAGTGGCGAAGCTGAAATCGTATATTGCAGCGAATGCGATTACGCTGCTAACGTAGAAAAGGCAGAGCTCCATGTTATTGAAGCTCCGGCTGAGGACGCTAAAGAGCTGGCAGAGGTAGAAACTCCTAACTGCAAAACTATTGCAGATGTTTGTGCCTTCCTGAATATGCCTATGGATAAATCTGTTAAGGCTGTTGCTTTTAACAGCGAAAAAGGCCTGGTTCTTTGCTTTGTTCGTGGTGACCACGAAGTAAACGAAGTTAAAGTAGTCAACACTATTGGTGTTAACGAAGTTGAAATGGCTGATGAAAGCCTGTTGGTTGAAGCTGGTACCTGCGGCGGCTATATGGGTCCTGTTGGCATTGATCCTGAAAAGACCATCGTTATAGTTGACAGCACCGTTATGAAAATGCACAACTTCTGCTGTGGTGCTAACAAAGAAGGCTTCCATCTGGTTAACGTAAATCCTGGTCGCGACTTTACTCCTACCTATGTTGCTGATATCCGCCTGATTCAAGAGGGCGACCCCTGCCCCCACTGCGGTGGTAAGGTAGCTAAGGCTCGTGGTATTGAGGTTGGCCAAGTATTTAAGCTGTTCACCAAATACAGCGAAGCTATGAAATGCACCTTCCTGGATGAAAATGGTAAGGAAAGACCTATGGTTATGGGCTGCTATGGCGTAGGCGTAAGCCGTACTATGGCTGCAGCTATCGAGCAAAACAATGATAAGGACGGTATGATCTGGCCTGTATCCATTGCTCCCTACGAAGTTTTAGTTGTTCCTGTTAACACTAAGGACGAAGAATCTACTGCTAAAGCAGAAGAGATTTATGCTAACCTGTGCAAGGCTGGCGTTGAAACCGTAATTGACGACCGTAACGATCGCCCCGGCGTTAAATTTAAAGACGCAGATTTAATTGGCTATCCTCTGCGTGTTGTATGTGGTCCTAAGACTATTAAAGAAGGTCAGATTGAGGTTAAGGTTCGTAGAACTGGCGAAGTAGTAATGCTGCCCTTGGACAGCGACTATGTAGCAACTATTAAGGAGATGCTGACCAAGCTGTAAAAGAAATTTGCTATGTAAGGTGGGATAATCGTGGATACCTCATGGATGCACAGTAAAGAAGCAATGATGGTGCTGCGTCTAATTGTGGCTGCAATTTTAGGCGGTATTGTGGGCATGGAGCGTGGCAGCGGTGATAGACCGGCTGGCTTTCGTACACACATACTTGTTTGCGTAGGCTCTGCTTTATTTATGCTGGTGTCAATGTATGGCTTAGACGATGTTTATGGTGCTGCCAATTCTCCCACTGAGGATTTTGGTCAAAGACGTGACTCTACACGTATTGCGGCACAGGTTGTTAGTGGTATTGGCTTTTTAGGTGCAGGCACCATTCTGCACGAAGGCCTTACTATCAAGGGCCTGACTACTGCTGCCAGTTTGTGGATTGTATCGGCTATTGGTCTTGCAGTAGGCAGCGGTATGTATTTTTTAAGTACTGTGGCAACTGCTATTACTATGCTAACTCTTGTTACATTTCATAGCTGGGAAAAGCGTTTTGCTGGAACAAAACGTAGTGACCGTCGTTTCGTAAGAGTTATAGCTAAAAACAGACCACGGGTTATTACTGATATAACAAGCTTTTTGTCAGCTAATGGTATTCAGGTTAAATCCATGAATGTTAAAAGTGACAAGGAAAGTGGTCAACTGAGCTTGGAGCTTTATCTTAAAATAGAAAAGGGCATTGAGCCTGCTGAGCTTGTAAGTAAGCTGCAGGAGATTGATGGTGTCATTGGTCTGGAAAATGCCAAATAGCTTAATTATATAATTTATTACTTAATTATGGGGACGCAGCTGGTTTCAGTCTGCGTCCTTGTAGGTATTATGTATTTTGAAAGGATATCAACATGCAAGCTAGATATTGCATTGTGCCGGATAAGGATATGGCGCATAGGTTTCTAGCAGACGAGAGCTTTTCCTACGTGGAAAAGGCTCAGCTGCAGCTGATACAAATTACCCAAATTTGTATTGACGAGGTATCCAACGAGTGGGAGGTTCATTTTGAAAGCGCTGCTCGCTTCCAGCCAGGCTTGCTTCCTAAAATAGCCGCCAAGCTGAAAAATGTCTTTTCATTAAATAATATAGACCTTATTTGTGATGGTGATGGCAGTAAATGTGATTTGTCAGCTAATGCTTCCGATAATTATGCAGAGCAGTTTGTGGCTACAGATTGTAGCGGTGTGCCATTGCCTGACGATATTCCTCTGCCACCAGAGCCTATAGATATGGAGATTGGTGCTACAGAGCCGCCAATTCCTAGCTGTGTGTCCTTAGAAAATAATGATTTTGAAGAGGCTTATCGTAATCTGTACGGCAACAAAAAGGGTAGTGACCTTTTGTGGGGGCGCAAGATTACAGGCAAGGTGCGTCCTATTGACAGTATTGTTGAAGAGGAAAGACGAATTGTTATCGAGGGCGAGTTTGTCAAGATTATGGATAAGGACAGTAATTTGACTGCTTTTAATGAGCGTGAGCTACGCTCTGGTGCTATTATGCTGATGTTTGGCATTAGTGATGGTAGTAATGGCATTTATGTTAAGCTGCGCTTTGACGATAGAGATGGCAAGGACCCCCGCAAGGATTGCAATGAGTTTAAGGGACTCTTTAAGCCTGGCATGCGACTGCGTATTCAGGGCGATGTGGAGCCTGATAAATTTGAGTTTGATGAATTTGTAATGCGTCCATATGGCATTATGAAAGCTGATGCTGCAGAAGAGGAGCGCACTGATAAGGCAGAGGTGAAGCGCGTAGAGCTGCATTGCCATACTAAGATGAGTAAGATGGATGGTCTTACTCCTATGGAGGAACTAGTTAAGCAGGCTATTAAATGGGGGCATAAGGCTCTGGCAATTACTGACCATGGTGTTGTACAGGCCTTTCCCTTCTGCTTTGATGCAGCAGAGGGCAGTGATTTAAAGCTAATATTTGGTATGGAGGGGTATCTGATCAGTGACAGCCGTTTTAAGGATGACATTGAGCAGGAGATTGGTGATCAATCTAAGCCCAATCGTGCTCCCAAAATCAAGAGCAACCATATTATTATTTTGGCACAAAATGAAACTGGTTTGCGTAACCTCTACAAGCTGGTTACCATCAGCCATATGCGTTATCTCAATAAGCGTCCTTTGTTACCCCGTAAGGTAATAGAGGAGCACCGTGCAGGACTATTATTAGGCTCTGCCTGCGAGGCAGGTGAGCTGTTCCGTGCCATGCTGGCAGGAGCTAGTGACAAGGAGCTGGAGCAAATTGCGTCTTTCTATGATTATTTGGAAATTCAGCCTGTTGGTAATAATATGTTCCTGGTTCGTGAGCAGGGTTATACTGTTGAGCAGCTTAAGGAGTTTAATAAGCGTATTTATGAGCTTGGCAAACGCCTAGGTAAGCTGACCGTTGCTACCTGTGACGTCCATTTCCTCAATCCTGAGGATGCTAAGCTGCGTGCAATTCTGCAAGGTGTACAAAATTATAAGGATGCTGATAATCAGCCGCCTTTGTATCTGCGTACTACTGAGGAAATGCTGGCAGAATTTGATTATCTTGGTGAAGACGTGGCCTATGAGGTTTGCGTTACCAATACAAATAAAATTGCGGACATGATTGATAAAATCAAGCCCGTACCTGATCGTGATCAGCTGTATTCTCCCTTTATTCCTGGTGCCGAAGAGGCTGTACGTGATTTGTCCTATGACATGGCGCACAAATGGTACGGTGATAAGCTGCCACAAATTGTTGAGGACCGCTTGAAGATGGAGCTGGACGCTATTATAGGTCACGGCTTCTCCGTATTGTACTATATTGCTCATAAGCTAGTTAAGCACTCTTTGGACAGAGGCTATCTGGTAGGCTCTCGTGGTTCCGTAGGCTCGTCCTTTGTTGCAACTATGCTAGAGATTACGGAGGTTAACGCCTTAAAGCCTCACTATCGTTGTCCTGAATGTCGTCATAGTGAGTTTTTCTACAATAACGAGGTTGATTCTGGCTTTGACTTGCCTGTTAAGGATTGCCCCGTGTGTGGTGCACGCATGCTGCGTGATGGCCATGACATACCGTTTGCTGTATTCTTAGGCTTCCATGGCGATAAGGTTCCTGATATCGATCTTAACTTCTCTGGTGGCATTGATCCTGATGACCCTAGCGCTATGTCCGACCAATCTGTAGCTCATAAGTACACAGAGGAGCTGTTTGGTCGCGATAATGTATGTCGTGCAGGTACTATTTCTACTGTTGCTAATAAAACTGCAGTAGGCTATATTCGTAAATATTACGAGGATAGAGGACTGCACGTTCATCCTGCTCATACGGCGGCGCTAATGCAGGGCTTGGCAGGAATTAAACGTACCACAGGTCAGCATCCTGGTGGTATCATGGTTGTACCTCGTAATATGGATATTCATTATATTACTCCTATGAACCGTCCTGCAGATGATAAGGATGCAGATACTGTTACTACTCACTACGATTATCACAGCATTAATGACCGCCTGGTTAAGCTGGATATTCTGGGTCACGATGATCCTATGGTTTTAAAAATGCTGGAAAAATATATGCAGGAGCATGTTGATCCTAACTTTGATCCTAAGCGTATACCTGTAGGAGATGAGGAAACCATGCGTATCTTCCAAGACACGTCTTCCTTAGGAGTAACGCCTGAGCAGATTAATAGTGAGGTAGGTACCTTTGGTATTCCTGAGTGTGGTACAAACTTTGTACGTCAGATGATTAAGGACGTACAGCCGAAAAACTTTAGTGAGGTTGTACGTGTATCCGGCTATTCACATGGTACTGATGTATGGCTGAATAATGCACAGGATTTAATTAAAGAGGGTAAGCCTGTAAAGGAAACCATTTCTACCCGCGACGATATAATGACCAATCTTATTGCTAAAGGCGTTGACCCCAGTTTGGCGTTTAAGACCATGGAGTATGTGCGTAAGGGCAAGGCTGCTAAAAAAGGCTTAGAGCCTAAGATGCGTGAGGCTATGCAGGCTGCCAATATTCCAGAATGGTATATGACCTCCTGTGAAAGAGTGCAGTATCTGTTTCCTAAGGCCCATGCTGTAGCATATGTACTTATGGCATACCGTATTGCCTATTGTAAGGTGCATTATCCTAAGGAATTTTATGCTGCCTACTTTACAGTAAGGGCTAAGGACTTTGATTATACACATGTTTCTAAGGGGTTGACCTATGTAAAGAACTTTATCAAGAGTGTTTATCAACAAGGTTTCAAGGCCAGCAATCTGGATAAGTCTACTGTAACTTATTTGGAGCTAGTAAACGAGATGATGGAGCGTGGCTTTTGCTTTGATAAAATGGATATATATGAGTCCGATCCTATTAAGTTTAAAGTTACTGAAAAAGGCTTGCGTCCGCCTCTTGCAGCTCTTAGTGGTGTAGGTGAAAGTGCGGCTAAGGCCATTGCTGCTGCCAGAGATAAGAACAACCCCTTCATTTCCCAAGAGGACTTGCGTATGCGTTCCGGTATAGGTAAGGGTGTAATAGAAAAGCTGGCAGAAATGGGTGCCCTAGGAGATTTACCTGAGAAAAATCAAATCGAGCTTTTCTAGCGATATTTCCCGAGAAATATTGTGAAATACCCAAACGCTTATTGTTTGAGTAATATGGAAAAGACTTGGACTGCGCTGCAAAAGCATATAAATACTAATAAACAATGTTGAAATAGGAAGCTGTCTGATTGGATGGCTTCCTATTTTTATAAGTATGAAAGCACTCAATTAATTGAACACTTTTGATAAAATGAGGTGAAATGCTCAAAATATTGCGCACTTTTTGCTATAATAGTATTAAAATATTCTTGATTTGCTATTGGCTGAGGAGTGAAAAAATGATTAGAGAAATCGTACATGATGAAAATTTTTTAGCACAAATAAGTGATGCCGCAACCTTTATGGATATGCATGTGGCGCAGGATTTGTTAGATACACTTAATGCTTATTCTGATCGCTGTGTAGGCTTGGCGGCTAACATGATTGGTGTGCGTAAACGTATTATTGCTATCAATTTAGGACCTGTAAACGTGGCAATGTTCAATCCTGTTATTGTGAAAAAATCTGGCAAATACGTTACTGAAGAAGGTTGCCTGTCATTGGAAGGTGAGCGCATGACTATACGTTTTCAAAAGATTGTAGTAGAGTATCAGGATATGAGCTTTAAAAAGCAGCGTCAAACCTTTACGGATTTTCCTGCACAGATTATTCAGCACGAAATAGACCATTGTGATGGCATAATCATTTAAGGTCAAAGGTTCTAGGTTTGCTTTATTTTATTTTTTGGGTAATATTACTTGGTGCTTTTATGAAATTTATGTTATGACTTAATGCAATGAACAGGGGGCTAGATCTGTTCGTTACTTAACTAAATTTGCTAGGAGGCAAGTTTAGGCAGGCTTATAAGGATTAAGGCTACTGCTGGTTGTAGCCTTTTTCTTTTCTAGGCTTTTTGTTCCAATCTGTACAAAATATATGAAAAATTTCTTGTATCTTGACAAAAGTTGTGATATAATACTTCAGGTGTAAAAATACACACGCAGAGGAATTTGTCCACTGTCTGTACTAGCCGTGCAGTAAGGACTTAAGCCGAACTCTGCGGAGGAAAAAACAGGAGGAATTCAAAAATGGCTATTATTTCTATGAAACAATTACTTGAAGCTGGTGTACATTTTGGTCACCAAACCCGTCGTTGGAACCCTAAAATGGCTCCTTACATCTTCACCGAGCGTAACGGTATCTACATCATCGACCTGCAAAAAACCGTTAAAAAGGTTGACGAAGCTTACAACTTCATCCGTGAGGTTGCTGCTTCCGGCGAAAGCATTCTGTTCGTAGGCACCAAAAAACAAGCTCAAGAAGCTATGAAAGAAGAAGCTACCCGCTGCAACATGTTCTTCGTTAACGAGCGTTGGCTGGGCGGCATGCTGACCAACTTCAAAACCATCCAAACCCGTATCGCACGTCTGCGTAAACTGGAAGCTATGGAAGCTGACGGTACTTTCGACGTACTGCCCAAGAAAGAAGTTATCAACCTGCGTCATGAAATGGAAAAACTGACCAAATATCTGGGCGGCATCAAAGACATGAAAAAACTGCCGGGCGCTATGTTCATCGTTGACCCCCGCAAAGAACACATCGCTGTTCTGGAAGCTCACAAACTGAACATTCCTATCGTTGCTACCGTTGACACCAACTGCGATCCTGACGAAATCGATCATGTAATTCCTGCAAACGATGACGCTATCCGCGCTGTAAAACTGCTGACCGCTAAAATGGCTGACGCAGTTCTGGAAGGCCGTCAAGGTATGCAAACTGAAGAAGCTGCTGAAGAAGTTGCTGACGCTGAATAATTTATAAAAAAGTATAATTAGGAGGAAGAACTAATGGCTATTACTGCTGCTATGGTTAAAGAACTGCGCGAAACTACTGGCGCAGGTATGATGGACTGCAAAAAAGCTCTGACCGCTTGCGAGGGCGATATGGAGAAGGCTATCGACTTCCTGCGTGAAAAAGGCCTGTCTACCGCTAAGAAAAAAGCTGGCCGTATTGCTGCTGAAGGTGTTGTTGCTTCTTATATCAGCGACGACGCTAAAGTTGGCGTAATCGTAGAAGTTAACTGCGAGACTGACTTCGTAGCTAAAACTGATAATTTCAAAGAACTGGTTAGCGCTATTGCTGCTCACATTGCAACCGCTAATCCGGCTGACATGGACGCTCTGCTGGCTTCCAGCATGGGTGAACAAACCGTTGGTGAACTGGTAACCGCTAGCATCGCTAAAATCGGTGAAAACATCTCCCTGCGTCGCTTCGCTCGTTATGAAGTAACCGAAGGTCTGGTTTCCGCTTACATTCATGGCGGCGGCAAAATCGGCGTTCTGGTAAAACTGACCGCTGGTGATGCTGAACTGGGCAAGGACATTGCTATGCAAGTTGCTGCTGCTAAACCGTCCTACCTGAACCGTGATCAAGTTCCGACTGCTGAACTGGAGCACGAGAAAGAAGTTCTGTCCGAACAAGCTCGTCAAGAAGGCAAACCGGAAAACATCATCGAGAAGATGGTTATCGGCCGTATCAACAAATACTACAAAGAAGTATGCCTGGTTGACCAAGAATTCGTTAAGGATCCTGACTTGACCATCGCTAAACTTCTGAAAAACCACAATGCTGACGTAGTTGAATTCGCACGTTTCCAAATGGGCGAAGGCATCGAAAAGAAACAAGAAGACTTCGCTGCAGAAGTTATGTCTCAAATCGGCAAATAATTAGCTTAACGCTTACATCAAGGCGCATCGAAAGATGCGCCTTTTTTGTATTCTAATTTAGTTTTTACGACTCTTGTTATAAAAAGGGAAATCCTCAAAGAATAGCATTGGAGATTGTTAATAAGTATATTCTATTTAAGCTTCATTTTGGCAATAAATATTTAGATAAAAGGACTATGCTTATAAGTGCGGAAGAATATGGTTACAGCTTTTTATGATTTGCAGATATATTGCCAAATTATATGTGTTGTATATGCT